>Ga0075826_117_pt1 | contig 25750 bp, 34 predicted proteins | sample RifGroD1_FD_68282 | JGI IMG/M metagenome (GOLD analysis project Ga0075826, IMG submission 68282) | Microgenomates (Collierbacteria) bacterium GW2011_GWD1_44_27
TTTTCCTCGATATCCTTCAATTATACTTTTAGCTAAATACAAACCCAAACCAGACCCGGGAATATTCTTAGCCACATTATCGGCTCTAAAAAATTTCTGAAAAACTCTTGGTTTCTGTGATTCGGGAATTCCCAAACCTCTATCTTTTACCGAAAATATGTAGTTTCCACCTTTTTTCTCTACACGGATATCGATTTTTGATCCGGTGGCAGAATATCTGCCGGCATTATTCAGCAGATTTCCAAGCACCTGAATCATCTGAATTTTGTCCGTCTCAATCTCATACTTTTCGGGAATTTGATCCATCCCCTCCACTTGAATATTCTTCTCGGCAAACAATCTACCTTGCAACACCAATGCTTCTTGACAAATATCTTTGATCGAATAAACATTCAAGTCTTTGACGCTCAGGAAACCTTCATCATTTTTACTGACAACCAATAAATCATTTACCAGGTCAATCAATCGCTGATTGCTTTCACCGATGCTATTTACATATTTTACGATGCTTTTCCCGGTAGTTTTTGTGACTTCTCCTTTTAATAGCTCTACAAACCATTTTATTCCCGTCAGAGGTGTTCTCATCTGATGACTGGCCAAAGAGATAAAATCGGTCCTCATTTTTTCCAATTCGCGTTGTTTGGTCACGTCCCGAAGAATCCAAACCGTTCCTACCAATTTTTCATTTTGATCCATTACGGGAGAGGCTACCCCATCAACCGATATTTTCGTTCCGTACTTATTTTTTAATATCAAAGTTTCTGTCGGCCAAGTCAATTTCTTTTTATTAAATACGGCATCTATCAAATCTTCGGGCTCTCTCCCTGAGGATTCATAAGACAATTTAATCACTTCCTTGATTTTTTTACCCGTCATTTCTTTTTCCGGTAGGCCGAATAATTTTTCCATAGCAATATTTGCCAACACAATTCTTTTTTTTGAATCCGTAACAAACACAGCATCTCCAATATCTCTCAAAATACTTTCCATTTTTTGTTTCTCCGTCAGATTCAAACTATACAATGAGGCTAGCTCTTCTTGTACTTTTCTTCTTTCACTTATGTTTTGAATTGTTCCTATCATCCTAATTGGTTCCCCCTGAAAGTCAAAATCTAACTTACCCATCCCATGTACCCACAGCTCCTCTCCGGTCATTCTATTTAATATCTTGTATTCTTTATCAAATGGCTTTTTTGCTTCCAATACTTCATGGATAAAATAATTCTTCATCATCTGTCTCTGGTCAGGATGAACCAAATTCAGCCAACCTTCCACATCTGTTTTATAGCTATTATCAATTCCCATCATTTCCAACAATACATCCGATCCCTCCCAATAACCGGATCTGATATCCAGCACATAGTACCCCAATTTAGCCACCCTCTGAGTCTTTTTTAGTAAAGATAGTAAGGTTTCAAGCTTATCAAATGATCGTGAGGTCCACAAGAAAAGTAATAAGGCCGTAACGATCACAAACACCCACCCCTTGACTATCGATATCTTCGCAAAAAGCGCAGGGTCAGCTACTAAGTAACTTAAGATACTGTCGGAAAATAAAATCCAAATCACGCCAAGAAACAAATACCAAAATGCTGGTTTTGCGGTTTCCCAAACCCCACCCCACTGAATTATTTTCCCGGAAGACTTCTGAACGAATACCCACAAGTAATTAACCAACATCAACACTATCATTATCAGGATTATCCAAGCGAATTCAAAAAGTCGAACTTTCCCCAAAATGGAACTAACCCATCCCCCAGAAGGCAAGCTTCCCATTTCCCAATAATTATCACCAAATCTAATTCTGAGCAGAGCTGGATCTTTGGCAAAAACCATTTTATCTCCCGCAAATACCACTTTATTTTCATCTCTCAAAGCCCACATAGTCTTTTGGGACACTTTATCCAAACCCGAGTAATTGATGGCTGTTGGAACATCTATTACCACCGAAATAAATCCCCAAAGGTTATTGTTCTTAAAAATTGCTTTTCTTGCCGCCACCCCCAAACCTCCTTGTCTTAGCTCAAAGGGGGTACTAACCACCAGCTCCTTCGATGCGATAGCTTTAGCAATATCCGATTTCACACTAGGTGTCTCATCGGCCATCAGATTATAGTTTATCGCTCCTTCATTTCCTTTTATTGGATAGATTAGGGACAAGACTCCTCCTTTAGCCACACCTACATTTCTTACACCTTCAAATTCATTTTGCAGTCCAGAAGCAAATAACGGAAAATCTCTAATTATTTCCGTATCACTCCTACTCACCACAAACTTCTCAAGCCCCACAGCTAGATCCAAGCGACGGTGCATTATCATCTCCAACGCATTTTGGAAAAAAGACATATCTTCACCCATCTGTTGTCTATTAGCGGATATCAGCCACGCAGTATATTGTTTGGTTTCAAAATACCCGAATAGGACCAACCCTAACGCCAACAACCAAATGGTTATCTTCCTGTCCAAAAAACCCCCTCTCACCATGTTCATTTATCTAATCATATCTACATCCACACCCAGCGTCAATGGTAATGTAAGATTATTTACTTTTTGTAGCCATATCTGTTTTTGGCGGAGGAGGCGGGATTCGGACCCGCGTATGCCGAAGCACACTTGCTTTCCAAGCAAGCGCCATAGACCACTAGGCGACTCCTCCATTCAAAGGATATTTTACTCTAACCTATCCAAAGCCGCGAGTAGCTCAAATATCTCACTTATCACTACCGTTTTTCCTGGTACTTCACCATGTCTATAGACCGACCAAGGACTAGGTAGATATATAGTTCTGGCGCCCAATTCATCCCCTGGCCTTACATCTCCCCCCAAGCTATCACCCACCACCAAGCATTTTTCTGGCTCAACTTCCATTCTCTCCATTCCTCTCTCCCAATCATCAGCTTTTTTGTGTCCGTTTTCGTCGACGATAATCACCTGATCAAAATAATCCCAAAGCCCCAAACGGTTCAATTTGAACTCCGTCCACTCCACGTTGGCATGAGTCACCAAACCAAGCTTTATGCCGCTCTCCTTTAATATTTCCAACATCGTCCGAACACCTGTCCGCATTCTTGGCTCTACCGCGTAAATGGTCTTCAAAATATCCAGATTTTCCAAGATCTCTTTTTTTCCATGGCTAAATTTGACCACAAGTTTTTCAACTACAGCCTCCCATCTTTTTGGGTTAACACCCATTGTCTTGTATTCTTCATCATTAATTGCTTGCAAAGCCAGCATCATTTCCATGGCTCCAACTCCAATTTTCTCCCCCACCACACGTGAGTATTTCTCCATAAATAAAATAAAAATCTCACTTGTGTAGATCAAAGTATCGTCCAAATCGAACAAAATCGCTTCAATATTTAGCCTCTTAAGCTTCTCTTTGACCTCACCAAAGGCAGGGTCTCTATCCATTTCTATCATGCCCCATATTCTACACCCTCTATATTTTGAGTTCTTGAGTTCTTGAGTTCTTGAGTTCTTGAGTTCTTGAGTTCTTGAGTTCTTGAGTTCTTGAGTTCTTGAGTTCTTGAGTTCTTGAGTTCTTGTGCAATATCCCTTGAGGAGATTGGAGAAAACAAATAATGGAACTGATGAAGAGTGCCGGAATCGATCTCGTAACGAGCTCGATGAGGCAGGGTAAAGACATCGAGGGTGATATTACTTCATTAACAATGTGTACCCGGTGGGATTCGAACCCACAACCACTTCCTTCGGAGGGAAGTACTCTATCCAGTTGAGCTACGGATACAAAACAACGTAATTTTACCTCAAGAGTCTATAGGAATACGGCACTGCATACTAACCCATAAATCAAAACACTGGAGGTGTCCTGAATAACAGTGGCAATCGGGCCTGCCCCCACTGCTGGATCTGAATGTTCTAGTTCCAAAATTTCGGCCACTACCATGGAAATTACAGGGGCAGAAGCTACTGCACCAAACATCCCGAGGAACACAGCCATTGACACCTGCCCGGATCTCAACCATAAATAAACCGCGCCTCCGGCGATAACACTAAACAAAAGGCCAAAAATCAATCCTATGAAAGTCTCCTTAACCAAATATCTCTTAAAACTTGCCTTACCTGTCACCAAGTCCCTGGTATAGATGCTCTGTGTCTGAGTCCCCACCGCATCGGCCATATATACAACGAAAGGGATAAAAAAAGCTATCTGAACATTTCTTGCCAAAACTTCCTCAAATTCTGAAGTTATAAAAGAAAGAAATAGTCCGAGAAAAAGACCTAAGAACAAGGACGGTGCTCTCATCAAAAGTAACCGCCCTAAAGGAGTTACATCATCATCAGCATACCTCAATTTATTTAGAATCTTCACTAATTCAGTTTACACCCAGCTGTCTTACTCTCCTTTTTTATTCCACACTCTCTGTTTGTTTATTTCCTCTTTTTCCCAAAAAGACTTCTCCAAATCAATATCAAACCTGTTCGCTATGTCCAATAAATAACTCAAAACATCCGCCATCTCATGCGCCAACTCAAACTTTTCAGAGGCACTATCGGTATGCATTTTTGTCGCCTGCCTCGCGGCCTTGGCCATTTCCCCCACCTCTTCCGACAGATACATAAACAGTTCCGGAATCGTAGTATCCTCAAACCCCCTTTCCTTATTCATTTTTGCTATGTATTCTTGTAGTTTTTTCATATATTAATTATCTTCCATCATTGCCTTTTTCCACCTTCTATCTTTCTCTATCGGAGATGGTGTTTCCTCATCATACATAGCCTCACAAAGTAACTCGTATAGGTCGTGACTCTTTTCGAATTTACTTAGTTGCTGTTCAAAGTCTGTTCTTGCTGTCCCAATATCACCATTTTCCAAAGATTGGACTACCCATCCCAAATAATCATCACCAATCGTGATCTCCTCTCTTGTACATATATCTCTAATTTGTTTCGATAGCTCCTGAAGTGTATTCCTACAATATTTTTCTCTTATACCAATCTCCACTCTCAAATCGGTATAATTTCTCTTTATCTCACAGTCCAAAACAGGTACTTTTTCTCCCTTCTTAAATCTCTTCACCAAATACTCCTTATCGCTGTCCCACCGATAACCCATTTTTCCCTCCTCTCCAAATATACTTTGCCACTTGGTCCTATTGTACAAAAGGATATTCAGCTCCCTCTGATATGTAGCAATGTCCCCATCTCCTGCAACTTTTTCGTCTAATTCATCCAATCTATTATTGATTCTCTTTGAATTATTATCTTCCGTCATGTCGTCAATATCACCAATCTTATTCGCCAACTCCTGTAATGTACGATCATGTACGGACAACAAACAGCTACCAATACCCATCCCTCCATCCAAAACAGCGATATCCATACCAGACACTTGAACTAGGCCCCCAATGTCTGGTTTCAATCCAAGTGCGGAAAATCCTACAATTTTTCCATCTATTTTTGCCAGCATAAACCATAAATCGGAGTATAAGAAATCAGGACTATTTACATTATCAACCTTATATTTTTGAACCAAAAGCTCTTTTCCATTTTTCAAAGAGAAGATAAAGGTTTCTTCTCCGGTTATCGCATTATCTTCCCACTCCCCGTCTTCCCCAAAGCGATCGGACCATTCATTATATCTTTCCTTAAAAACCTCGCAATCAAAATTGTTTTCTTGATTTTCCATATATATAGCTTTGGCGGACCATCTCGCCAATAGGCGGAGGATACAGGAGTCGAACCTGTTAGCCCAAAAGGGCATTGGTTTTCGAAACCAACGCGTTACCGTCCCGCCCATCCTCCCAGATCTCTATATTTTACCCTAATTCAGCCTCCTCAAATCAGCGCCTAAAAATATGCAGCTTGATACCTCTCTTTACGGCTTCGTAATTGTCTTCATTATCCGGGATTTTATCAATCATTTTTTCAATCGCCTTATCGCCTTCCAAATAATCAAAAGCCTCTCCCAGGGTTTCTGCCAGATCAATACCATACCGAATATTATCTCCAAAAACCTTAAATCTATGGCCAATCGCAAAAATTGCTTTGGGATTCATGAAAGGAAGAATATCTTTCATATATTCATGAGTTTGATCGGTTTCCAAACCTTTTTGCAAATAACAGTCTGTCTTTTTAAAAACATTTTTCCATTTGGTATTAAGAAATTTATCAAGAGTACCTGTCAAATATAAAATCTTTCTTTGTTTTGCTCTTTCCCCAGGATATGTCCAATCAAAGGTTATTTCGGTGGCTGAACAGGAAATAGGTTGAACAACAATAGTTCTTCTATCTACCCCCATTTTTTTCAGTTCCAGGAACAGGAGTCTATCAATATCCCAATGATTCAGAGCTCCCATGTCCCAATATCCCCGGCGCCATCTATCCGCCCGATGGGCATAAAATAGTTTCCATTCTTCTTTAGAGGGTTCGAGTTTTTCGGGAGTTATCCGATCATATCCAAAAGCTCCAGCCCTATATATCGGTTTACTATCCACAAAATCCCAAAGAAAATCTGCATATTGCCAAGAATATTCATTAAAAAAACCCTTTTCGTCTACCGCAACTATTTCTAATGCATTGGTAAGAAAAAGATTGCTACTAATATTCGGACCCATGGCATTATCTACCACCTTACTTTGGTCACCTATTTGTTCATGCCTGGACATGTAATATTTAGCCTGTTCCTTACGCATTAGGCGCTCTTCCACGGCAGTGATATGTTCCACGTTTGGTCTTCGCTCAATAGAACTCATGCCTCGAATTATACCTCCACTCATGAGGACTTAAGAAGAAAGTGCGCTCGGGAGGACTCGAACCTCCGACCCCCAGATCCGCAATCTGGTGCTCTATCCAACTGAGCTACGAACGCATATACCAACCCGTCTCTTGCAGACAGGGGCACAAACTCATCTCACGAACAAGGATATTTTACCATCTACGGGGCATTTTTCCTCACTCCAAAGGCATCTTCTCCCCCACCCACTTCAAGGCCTTATCCACCCATGTCACGGGAGGTTCCTGGAATATTACCCTTTCCAGCAACAAGTTCTTCAGTTCTTCTTCGTTCTGTAGATTAATCACCACCACCAAATGCCACGGTACAGTGGCCAAGTTTATCCTTAATAGTCGAGTGCTCCACTTAGTTTCAAACCAAAAAGAGGTCATTTCTTCATAGCGGTACGTCTTATCAAGAGATTTCAATCCCCATGAGGTTAGGGTCGTTTTTATCATGCTCGGCTTTGTTTTGGCCATAGCCCAAAGCATAAACACCAGCGCCCAGATAACCACCACCGGCATAATTCCCTCAATAAAATAAAAAATTATCGACACCAAAAAAGCTATCACAATCACCGAACTGTAAAACTCCTTACTCCAAACTTTGTGAGGTCGATCATAGGCTTCAAACTCTAATAAAACTTTTTCACTTAAGTCTCTTATTTCTGTTTGATCTGTAGCCACATTTCATATTAACATAATCGCTACTTGTTCCCCATTTTCTTACACCTTGATACCCCGGACAAAAATAGTCCCAAAGAAATAGGCAGTAGTGTCCAACCAACATAAACCATAAAACTTGATTCAAATAACTTAATAAAGGTTACTCCTACAATCACCAAGGTCAACGATGTTCGCAAATACGCCAAGACCGTTCTGTCCGAGGCCATCTGTGTTCGTTCAAGTGCCAAACCATCGCGATATGTTTTTTGTGCATGCATATTCCCAATATATACTATTCTCATGCTCACTCCGCTTCTGGTGATAAAGAAGGCTATCACTCCAACCACTGTTTTAATTATCCTCAGCTTTTTTCTTCAACTCTTTTATCTCGGCAAAACACCTTACAACACCAGAACCTATGATGTCCTGGAGGGGGGTGGACATCTAGATTACATTGCCTACGTTTACCAAAATCATACCGTTCCTCCGGCCGAAAAAGGCTGGCAGTACCATCACCCGCCCTTATATTACTTCCTCTCATCTCTCCCCTGGTCACTATCAAATTTCTTCCCATTTGAAAAAATCTATCTTCTTCTTCAATTTATTTCTGTTTGTTATTACACCGGATTCCTCTTTATATCTATCCTCATCTTCAAAGAGCTCCTTCCTCGCGGAAAAACAATTATTCTTGCCTCTGCCCTACTTTGCTTCTGGCCCTCAGGTATTATTCATAGTGTTCGTATCGGAAACGACACCCTCTATTATCTTCTCTTTTCCGTTTCTCTCTTTTTTCTTATTCGCTGGTGGGAAAATCCTTCTCAAAACCTCAACCTCCTTCTTTCCTCGGTCTTCGCTTCTTTGACAATCCTCACCAAAAGTAATGGCATCGTGCTTATTATCCTTTTAACCATCTCAGCTTTAACAAAGCTAACGAACCTGAAAAGTGGAGTCAAATATTTAGCTATCGTCTTCGTGACTCTGGTGATTACCTTCATTAGCTTCCTACCAAGGTTTCAATCAAAACTTAACGACTCTTCGATTGATTGGTTAAACAGCTCAGTTCATTTATTAAACAAGGATCTGGCAGTCACAAATACCGCTAATAATCTTCTTTTTTTAGATATCAATAGCTACCTCACCCATCCCTTTACGAGCACCTGGTCTGACGATTCGGGCCGCCAATCCTTCTGGAACTTTCTTCTAAAAAGTAGTCTCTTCGGAGAATTTTCCTTCGAAAAACCAATTAGTATATTGCTGGCTCATTCATTGAGCTTAATGTTGCTAGTTTTCTTGACAATTTCTATAACTAATATATTTTTTGGTTTCTCGAGAGCAATCTTTTTGAACCCTATTATTGTTGGTAATCTTCTCATCAATCTTGCCGCACTATACTATTTCCGCCTTAAACTACCATTCGCACCTCACGCAGACTTCAGATACATATACCCCATTCTTGTTTCTTTCATTTTCTTTCTCCTTCCATCCTCCTTCCAAATATTAAATAACAAATTCCTCAGAAATTTCACCTTTTCCATTCTCTGGGCTTTTCCAATAATAAGTATCATTTTCTTTCTTACTATCTGATATTGGCGGAGGGGGCGGGATTCGAACCCGCGGTATCTTGCGATACGGAGGTTTAGTAAACCTCTACACTAGACCACTATGTGACCCCTCCAAGTGAGCAAATGAAGATTACGAATCTTCATGTGCGAGCGCGGAGAGGTTACATACGAAGTATGCTGACCCCTCCTTGGCGGAGAGCACAGGGGTCGAACCTGTTAGAGCTTACGCTCATCAGTTTTCAAGACTGACGCATTACCGTCCTGCCCGCTCTCCACAGGCTATATTTTATCATTCGCGAAGCTAGTTAAACGAGAATAACTGTTAAAATAGGGTTTGTTGGAGGCGTCCGATAGCGGTTATTCGAGCGGGTTGCTAACCCGCGGCCTAACAAGGCCTCGTGGGTTCGAATCCCACCGCCTCCGCAATAGAAAATTCTCGCTTTATGTGAGAATTTTTTGTTGCCATGTGGGATTCGAACATGCCGGAAGCAGTTTCGTAACGAACCTGCTGAGGCCGGTCCTGAGGCACCACAGGTGACCATGCGGAATCTATCCCCCCGCCTCCGCAAATATTGGAAATCAAAATCTGATAATTTCTGCTTTATCTGTTTGGGTGTTATAAATAGCGACACTAGCCTCTTCAGTAATTTCACTCTCACACGCAAAGCTGGTTGAACCAGGGTTAATAATCAGCGTTTTTCCAACCACTTCATTTCTAACTCTATGCAAATGCCCAGTGAAAATTATGTCGTATTTTTGACAGTCGATTAACGCGTTTAATATATCAAAATCATCACCGTGATAAATAATTGTTTTTTTATTGTCAATGTCAAGTTTCAGAGTGACCGTCTTTGGCCATTCAATTGGATTCTTCATTCGATGATTACTCACGATTATCCTTTTGATGTCTCCATGGTTATTTCCAATAACACTCTTCACCGGAATGTTAAATCCCTCCATTTCTCTATCAAAAAATTCTAAAGTAAAGGGGGAACACCAATCGCCGCAATGAATAAGCATTTCAACTTTATTTTCTTTAAAAATTTGAATAGCCTTTTTTAATCCCTGAAGATTATCGTGGGTGTCAGAAATAATTCCTATCAACATTTCTTTATTATATCTCCTTCATTTTTTTAAATTCACGTACCTTAATAAAATTTCTGGCTGCGTCCTAAGCTCCCCGCAGACTTATCTTCTTCTCAACAAAAGAGATACCACAAAAACGACTAGAGAAATTAACACTATTGTTCCTCCGGTCGAAAGATTTAGATAAAACGAGACGAATATCCCCGCCACCACCGAAAATATGGATATCAATTCCGCAATTACAATCGTCTTCATAAAACTCCTCCGGAACTGTAAAGCCGTCACCACCGGTATCACCATCAGTGCCGATATCAATAGTACTCCCACGATCGGGATCGACAGCGACACCGTTAATGCCGACAGTATGATCAGCAGGGTATTGATCATTCTGGTGGGAATGCCGCTCACCTGAGCCGACTCCTCGTCAAAAGAAATGTAAACCAGCTCTTTATAGAATAAATACAATACACCGGCTACCACTGCCCCCAAACCTCCAATGATATAGAGATCCATTTGCTTAACTGTCACGATCGATCCAAATAAATAATTTAGTAGTCCCACGTTAAAGCCGTGTGCCAAACTGATAAGAACTACCGCCAAGGCAAGACTCCCGGACAGGAATATTGCCAACGCCGACTCGCCATAAACTTTCTTGGAGCTTCTTAACCTTTCGATCACGACAGAAGACAAAACTGTGGAGACCATCGCGGTCACTATTGGATTGATTTGAAATAAAAATCCGACAGCTATTCCGGCCAAAGACACATGAGCCAAAGTATCGGCGATCAAAGAATACCGCCTCAGTACCAAAAACATGCCGATCAGAGGAGCAATCATTCCGATAATGATTCCGGCTTCCAATCCTCGTATAGCAAAGCCATATTGAAATATATCAAGCATGTTCGTGGTGATGATGAATAAACTTCTTGTCTCCATAAAGCCTTTCCAGATCCCCTTTTACAAAATTCTTGGGATCATCGTCGTAACTCAAGCTTCTATTTACAAAAGCAATTTCTGTCACCTCATTTACTACGGCCTCAATATCGTGAGAAATGAAAACTAGAGTAATTTCTAGTTCGTGATTAAGTCTTTTAAGAAGCTGGTAAAACTGATCCTGTGCCAGGACGTCCACTCCCGCCATTGGTTCATCCAAAAATATCACTTCGGGTTGCCCGGCCAAAGCTCTCGCAATAAACACTCTTTGTTGTTGTCCTCCCGAAAGGTCACCAATTATTCTATCCCTAAACTCATACATCTCTACTTGCTTTAGAGATTCGTTGACAATTTTTTTATCATCTTTGCCCAATGACTTAAATAATCCTCGTTTGCCGTATCTTCCCATGGCCACCACCTCATATACGGTCGCCGGAAAGTTTACATCGAAGTTGATCACTTTCTGAGGCACATATCCAATCTTAGATCGATCTTTAAAATCGCGGATCTCCTGGCCAAACATCCTTACAGATCCGGCAGAGGGTTCCAGAAGCCCCAGCATTATTTTTATCAAAGTAGTTTTACCGCCGCCATTTGGACCGATCACCCCCAGATAATCTCCTTTGTGAATGTTAAGATTCACTTTCTCCAACACCAAATCTTCGTTATAGGCAAACGACACCCCTTCAACTTCAATAATATTTTTTGTATGGTCTACCGGCATTCTAATGCGGTTCTCAAATTTGCTAAATTATCTTCCATGATCGTTAGGTAATTTTTACCTACAGCAATATCATTATTATCGATTCCTTCGATCGGGTCCAATACCAAAGTTTTTGCCCCTACTTCTTCAGCAATTGTTTCGGCCAATTTTGGACTAATCAGTCTTTCAAAGAAAATGTATTTTACATTATTCTTCCTAGCAAACTGTGCCACTTCAGTCAGTTGTTTCATTGAAGGTTCCTCATCGGGAGAAATGCCCGATATTGCTACCTGTTTTAAACCAAATTCTCGGGCTAGATACCCAAATGCCCCATGAGAGACAATGATCTCCTGATGAGTACAGTTGGACAGACCATTTCGAAAGTCCACCGTCATCTTTTCCAGCTTATTCTCCAATAATTTTTCGTTTTCCATATAGTAATCACGGTTAAGTGGGTCGATTTGGACCAAACCGGACAATATCACCCTGGCCTCTTGTTTGGCCAGCTCCGGCGATAACCATACATGAACGTCATTCTCTATCATTAGATCTTTTGCCGCCTCGACCACCAATACATTCTTCAATTCGCTTTTCACTTTTTTTACCCATCCTTCAAAGTTTTCTCCATTAAGAATCAGCAGTTTTGCTTGTTGTATCTCCACCATATCTCTGGCTGTAGGTTCGTATTCGTGTGGCTCAACTCCCACCGGCGTCAAATTTTTCACCGCAATCTTCTCTTTTCCGATTTCATCAGCCAGAAAAGCCAAAGGATAAAACGAAGCTACCACTGAAACCCTTGTTGTCCCCACTTCCGTACCTCGCTCGGAAACTATTTGCCACATCCCCATACCCATAATCAAAAAAACACAAACCAAGATTAGACCCAAAATAAAATCACGCTTCACACTAAATATTGTAGACGATTAATGAGCAAGTGCCAGCCCCCACACCACCTCCGCTCCAGCTTTTTTCAGCATTTTTGAACACTCCCGCATATCGGCACCGCTGGTGAAGACATCATCGACGAGTAACAATTTCTTTTTTCTGAGTTTTCCCTTCCACTCATTCCCAACCACAAAAGCACCCGATATATTGTTCTCTCGCTCCTCTCTGGTTTTCATCATCACCTGTTGCTTCGTATTCCTCTTTCTTTCTAAGATATTCTCCACCGGAACCAATAACTTTGAACCAACAACTTCGCCCAACTCCCTGGCCTGATTAAACCCTCGCCAATTCTCTCTATAGAAATAAAGAGGAACCGGAATTAAAAAATCAAAGCATTCTCCGGTTTCAAATCTGAAGTCTTTCAACGCAATACTAATCAGCTCTCGGTTAAACCCATACTTTATTCCATCTACCACCGCTCGAGCTATTGGTTCTTGGTATTCATAAATCGCAATAAGTCCGTCCATACCATATCGGTCCTTACACCTTGAGTGGGTCCATCCCATGAGAGATCCCTCTCCGCACATCGGGCAAATTTGGTCCACAAAATCTAGTCTGTTTTTACACTCCTTGCACAAAAAACTTCCACCAATTCCACACCCCACACACACCTTTGGAAAAACAAAATCTATTATCGCCTCCCAGATCATACTCAATCTTACCCATCAAACAACCAATTACCAAGAACCAAGAACTTATCCGTATAATAGAGCTATGTTGGCTCAGAATAAAAAGGCATTTTTTGATTACGAGGTAATTGAGTCATTTGAGGCTGGAATTGAATTATCCGGATCTGAAGTAAAAAGTATCCGAGGAGGGGGAGCAAACTTTGCGGGTGCCAGGATCCTTATTAAAGAAGACGGTACCTATCTCATTGGCCTCAACATTCAGAAGTATAAGTTCACTACTTCCGAGAGCTACGACCCGGCACGGACCAGAAAACTCCTTCTTCACAAGAAGGAACTCGTGGCTATGCAGTCGAAAATGAGATCGGCCGGTTTGACTTTGGTGCCTATGAAGCTGTATAATAAGGGTAGTCTCGTAAAGGTGCAGGTAGCTCTAGTTCGAGGCAAAAAGAAGTTTGAAAAACGTGAGTTGATTAAAAAAAGAGTCTCAAACTTGAGCCTGGCGAGACGTTTAAAAAACCAATAGATGAAAGGACAAAAAATGGACCTGTTCTGGACAAAAATCATGCCTGAGTGTGTTTCCAAGTATCCTTGGGGTGGTGAATTTACGGCCAAAATGAGCTTAAAAAAGTATCAAGAGGGCATCAAGGCGAAGATTAAAGTCATGGATGAAAATGAATTTGACCTTTTTTTGGCCGCGGTTGTAATGCAAGCCAGCAGGGACCAAATGATGGGTGTCAATTTAACCGAAAAAGTTGGTTTCCTCAGAGGTCTTCGTGCCTAAACATTCGTCTCTGTTAAACCATTTTGCATCGTGCGAGCCTACCAAAATAGTTGTCATTTACGCTCATTCGTGGTATATTATAGGTATTGGGGACGACAGGAATCGATGGAATAGTACGTTTACAGTCGCAAGCCTCCTTTGGTAATAGGAGTCAAAAAGACCAAAATACAACTGTCAATAAAGAAGACAAGTTACTTGGTTTCGTTGCTAGTGGAGTAAAATCCCTCGCTAATGAGATCAAATCTTTCGCTCCCGTTTACGCTTTTGCCTAAACTGTAGCTTAAAGACGTCTGAGAGAATAGTGGATCCCGGGCTCTCACTCAGGCGAAAAAACACCGGATTGAATGCTTCAAGTTTGATTTAGGCTTGAGGACTAACTTATTCTAAGTCGACCATAAAGTGTTCTTGTTTGCCTGAAGCTTTATGGAAAATCGGCAATCTAAGCTTGTAGACTCTGTATCCATATTATTTCAGACGAGGGCTCAATTCCCTCCGTCTCCACAAATATCAAAAATCCTTCCTTTATGGAGGGATTTTTGATATTTAGGGAGGGAATTGAGTGGCGGAAGCGCGACGGCGCTGAGCCGGGTCCTGAGAAACTTTCAGCAGAAAGTTATCGCAGGAATTCTCTCCGTCTCCACAAACAAAAAGTCCACCCTTGCGGTGGATTTTTTGGGTTATTTCAACACCCCCACAGTTCCACCTATCAATACCATCAGTGCACCCTGTCTGTCAAACTCAATATCCGAAGCCTCAACCAATCTACTTGATTTTAGAATCTGGTCACAAACTCCTGTATCCTTGCTACAAAGAATCACCACACCATTACTACTACTCAAAAGTGCCAATCTAGAACCTTCCTGTTCCACCGCAATGCGGGTGATTTTTATATCCACAGGAACGCCGCTTAATGAAAATGGCTCTCTTGATCCTCTTCTAAATCTTTCCACTTGTCCTTTTTCGGAAACGACCCAAATATCACTGTCCATCGCCATATCCACCGGCTCGAAACCAATCAACTGATCCTGTTTCAACCATCTGGTTCGATCACCAAATTCTTCTCCAACTGCCGAATATTTATAAATTTCTTTATTACCTTGATCAAGAATATAAAGATTCCCTCCAAAATCACCCATAGTCACCGGTTTGGATACCGCCGAATCGAACTTAATCAAATCTACCCCCGTCATCGCATTTCTAACACCTCCATTATTTAAAACCATTATTTTACTTCCCACTCCAACGACACCGATCCACCCCAAACCCTCCCCTTTTCCAGCCACCACTTTAATATCTTTTGTTTTTACCTCTGCCGTCATAATTACCCCCATTGAAGAGTCAAGAACCAAAAGCCTATTGTCATTACCAAACCCCAATCTATTCCCTTTAAATCCCTGCCGTACCAAATCGATTTTTAAAATTTCTTCGATTAGGCTTTCTTTTTCCCCAGAGGCTACAGTCCAACCATCATTAATCTTTTTATCCAAATCCAGCAATTCTATTTTGAATCTACTGTCAGAAAATTGACTTTTTTTCAAATCGAAACTTGTTCTTATATCTTCAATCAGCTTCTTTGCCCCCGTAGGGTTAATCGACACCAAACTACTTGCCTCCAAAAGGCTTTTTTCGATTGGCTCGGAAAAATTTTTCCATTCCTTTAACTCAGCCGCCCTCTTCATTTTTACCGAACCGGTAATCAAGCTCAGCGCTAGCACCAACAAAAACAAAATACCCAACCACATAGACCATTTTTTCCTTTTACTGACCACGCTTCTATCCTCAAGCATCTTTTGTTTTATCGGATAAAATTTCATCCACCAATTGATCAGTTTTTCTTTTAATCCTAAAGGTCCAACAATTCTATCTTCGGCCAAGTCCGGGGTGCTACTTTGTCTACTATCCACCACGGGCATTCTTTCCTCGATTTTTGACTTTTCTACTGCTTCCACCGTATCTAATGAGCTTTTCTCGGCAACCTTACCAAAGTCGAAAATCATCCCGGCAAAGGCGCTATCATCCTCTCTCAATTCCTTATTCCACTTTGAGATCATATCTTCGGTAGCTCTAGACATTTCATCAGAAATTTCTTTTTTGAGTCCTCCGGTAAAAATCACCAATTTATCACCTTCTTCAATATTCCCTTTGAGCACTTTTCCCGGTAGTAAATTGGCAGATAAATTAAAGTCTTTCTGACTACGTGTAAGTACTACCTCGGCCACTCCCCATTTAACAATTTTCAACAGCCGTTTTTCTCCTTCTGAGTTTATCCACACCCAAACACCAGATAAGTCAGAATAATTTTTCCTCCAATTTTCTCCAAAATCGGACAATTTACCTACAGAATCCAATCTATTAAAATAGGCTTCCACCCACGCCATCAGCTCTGAGTCTCTTTCCGCCCAATTATCCTTATTTTCTCCGAAAACAACTCCAAACAAAGCACCTTTATTATTAAGTTCTGAATCGTCAAATGGAATTCGCGCATAAATTTGGGCCCAACCATTTGCCCCTTCTTCGTTAACAATTCTCCAAAAAGACAGTCCTAAACCGGTATTCATTGTTGGGCAGATGTTCCTTTCCTAAGATAATAGTACAATAACAGTCACAAAAAGCGAGAATAAAAAGTATCCCCAGGTTAAAATTTTTAAGCTTTTTCCTATGGGGAGATTAACCACCCTATCCATTAAACTCTCTTGCCTGACCATGATAAGGGAAAGTATCAAAAAAAGTACCATCGATATCTTCACCATAAAACTCACAATCATACTGAGGCTTATTGTTATTCCGGGAATTATTTCCATGGTTTTTCTGCCTCTTCTGTTAATTGAGAAATTATGCCAGCCACCTTATCTGGAAAAGCCACTGCCTCAAAAGTAAAGGCCGACATCTCGCCTGCTGTGTCCGGTGTTCTTTGTTCCGATGCGGTCTGAATAATCACGTCCCCATAATTAAAAAAACTCGCCAATATCCCTTTCTGGGTGTAATTGACATCTTCAATTCTGGAAATCTGAGCCACGTTTACAGTTTTACTCAAGAGACCTACAAAGTCTACATCCACCAACCTCTCATTGGTAATGATGTAGACGTTATAAAACCACATAAGGAAACTTTGTATTCCAAAGAAAATTAGCCCCATATACCATAGCATTGAGAAGCTTATCAGAGTGTTGCCATCCAAGGCCTGTAAAAAGGGGAACTCCCCCCAAACAAACGGAATGACCGAGGCAAAACACAACATGGCTATCCATCCCAAATTGGTTACAAGGTGTCTTCTTCCCAACACCAAAACAGTTTCATCATCTTGCTGAGATTCGAATCTAAACCGGTGGGGACGAGGCACACAAGATCCGAAGGAGCTTCTCGAAAAACTCTCTCTCAATAGTTTTTTTATCTCCTCTGATTCTCCTTTTACGTTTTCCGCTTTAAAAACTTCCGGCATACCTAATTGTACCAAAACTTATCACGATTAATTGGTGCAGGGGCGCAAGCCAACAACCGCACGCAGGCGGGACCCGGTACTCCAGGGAGATCCGAGTACGGTTTTGGCGCGGCCCGAACCAACAACCTATTTTTTTTCAATATTAAACAGTCCACTCTTAAGAGAGATCCACCCGGGAGCTCTCACGTTGAACACCTTCAAAAAATCAGAACCGGATAACTCTACCGAACCTTTATTGGTCTCAAAACGAACATTGGTGGTATATCCCCCATCTGAATAAGTTACGTTTACCCCACTAACGCTTTCATATCCTCCCCCTAATCCATCAGATTTATTTCTCATCTCGCTAATACTATAAGGATTATCCCCTCCGCATCCACCCAGAGGTAACACTCTTGAATCCGGTCCATTTTTCAAAACTTTCCAAGCATTCAAAATATCCGCCATCTCTTCTGAAGTTAACCATGGATGGTTCTTGCCACAACTAGCACCACTGCTTCCTTTATACCAAGCTTTATAAAACCAAGGACTTCCGGCTATTTTTTCATAGGCTTGAGAAGTCCATCCGGCTCGACCGGAAGATGTATCCCAAAAACCGGGAGTATTATAACTACTTCCATTCTGTAAATAAGCTAGGGCATTGTATGGTTCTTGATATCCTCCTGAAGTTGAGGCATACCAAGCACTTACTATTTTTCCATCTTTGTAGAGAACCCAACCTTTGGTAGCATTCACAGCCTCTTCCCACTTTCCTCCTTTGTTGCTGTTTTTGTAAACTTGACAGGCTTGTGTAGTACATATATTTCCTCCGGTTCCTTCTCTGGTCCAAGCCAAAGCATAACTTCTGGCCGCTACTGCTTGTGCTTTTAAGGCTTCAAACCCTCCCTCGTCTCCCCAAGAATTGGGCACTTCATAAACTCTTTTTACATAGGTTTCAATGTCCATTCGTCCGTATCCGGCGACTCCGATCTGTTTCCCGGTGTCATAATCTTTTTTAATCTCTACTCCACCATAATAAGCACGTAAAATATCCTCAGAGTTCTGTCCTGATTTTGCCCGTCCATAAGCTCCATATTGGCTCATCCCCTTGAAATGCGGTGCCCCAAAAGAAAAGGCGGCAAAGGCCGGAGAAAATCCGGGGTTGTAGTCGGGACGGCTATTGGGATCATCGGCCAATGGGACGTCTCCCACACTGGTTGAAAACGTTCCTTGTTTCTCTGCCATGATTGCCGCTTGTTTTGCCGAAAGTTGGGCTATCTTTCCCGACAGGTCGGCTTGATAGGCTTTGGCTTTTTTAACTTCTCCTAAGAAAAAGGTATTTTGTTTGTCTAGCTCGGCCTGAAGTTTTGATAGTTGCGTCTTTTGTAGTTCCAATTGTTTCTTATCTGCCTCCAACTGTCCTATCTCCTGTACCAGATTTACAATTATTTGCTTGTCCAAGTCACTTGTCTCTTGTCTAAGTGCCATCTCCAATCTTGTTTCCCCCATGCCGGAACTAGATAACAAACTTACCCACAATGGCTGTGATCTTAGACGTATATACATTTCCCGGATCTTCACCGCCAACACCAAATATTGAGTCGAAACCTGATCTTCTCTTTTCTCTATTTCCCCTTCGGTAATTCTTAATTTTGATGTTGCCACGTTTATTTGTAATTGAATTGACTTCAAACGGGCACTTAATTTGTTTATTTCGACTTCAAGCGGCTTCGTCGCCGACCGGCTCATCTCCAAAGATTTATTTAGCTCGCTTATTTGAACTCCAAGACAATCAACCAAGGCTTGATCACTCTTACCATCGCAATTCGTATCCGCCCTCACCAAACCCGCCTGTCGTGATAGACCAGCGAAAACACTCAATAATGTCACCAATACCAATAAATATCTCCACTTCATCTCCTTTAGTTTAACCTATGGATAGTCGCTTCATGTTAAAATTATCTTGCATGAACAATCTCTTCCGGCTTTTCGCCATTATTTTTCTATCATTGATTCTTTTACCTTCAAAGTCCGCAAATGCGGCTTTTATTACCCCTCAAGGATCTTGTGGATCTGACGAGGTGGAAACAGCAATCGGCTGTATTTCTACCTCAGCCGATACCGGAGGAACTTCATTTTTCACTTCTGTCATCAAAATAGCGGTTGGTTTAGGAGGTGGACTCGCTCTTGTCCTCATGCTCTTTGGCGTCTTTATCATCACCACCTCAGCCGGCATTCCAGACAAGCTAAAGCAGGGCCAGGAAATCATCACCTCCGCCATCTCCGGACTAATATTTATCATCCTTTCCGTCTTTTTATTAAGACTCATTGGGGTCGACATTCTTGGTCTCCCCGGACTAAAATAAATTATGTCACTAATAAATCTGGTTCTGGCAGCTGACGAAGTAGATATCTCCGGCCTCGAGAGAAGTACCACCACCGCACTTAACATGAAATCTTTTACCGATTTGGGTAGTTTGTTCTCTCGAGATCTTCTAAACCTAGTCTTCATTCTCGTCGGACTTCTCTTCTTCGCCAGTCTGGTTATGGCCGGTTGGGAATACATGATGAGTTCCGGAGATCCGAAGAAGGTGGCCGGAGCCACAACTAGGTTTATGAACAGCCTGCTTGGTTTGATTATGTCCTTTGTAGCCTATCTAGTTGTCAAGATAGTTCTTTCTTTCTTAGGTATCGGCAGTCTAATTTAATCTACTTTGGTATAATTTCCCAGATGGATACCCCAATCAAACATATTGCGATTATGATGGACGGTAACCGTCGCTGGGCCAGAAGCAAGGGGATGGACCCCGTCAAAGGCCACGAATACGCCGCCAACCATACCATAGAGCCTTTAATAGAAAAGTGTGTCGATCTTGGTATCCCTTATGTTACTTTCTGGGCTTTCTCTACCGAAAATTGGAAAAGAGATGAAAATGAAGTAAAGGGAATCCTTGATATTTTCCGGATCGCCTTTGGATCACTTGCTTTCCGTTTTATCGCTAGAGGGGCCAAGCTACAAATATTGGGCGATATGACAAGATTCCCGGAAGATATCGCCAAAAAGACACTCGAGGTTATTTCCAAATCTGCACACAACAACAAAATAACTGTTTCTTTCGCCTTAAATTATGGAGGAAGAGACGAAATTGTAAGAGCAATCAAAAAAATTGTAGATGAAAAAATTCCCTCCAATCAGATAACGGATGAGACCGTTTCGAGTCATCTGGACACTGCCGGCATGCCCGATCCGGACCTGATAATCCGTACCGGCGGAGAACGCCGTACCTCAGGATACCTCCCTTGGCAATCTGTTTATTCGGAGCTATATTTTACCCCCACTCTATTCCCCGACTTCACTCCCGACAAGTTCATGGAAGCGATCGACGACTTCACCCAAAGAGATCGTCGCTTCGGCGGGGATTCCACCCCAAAGACGAAATAGAATCTCGTCAGTCGCCTCTTGGGTAAAACCTTTTCTTTCAAAGTCATGACGGATCTGTTCATAGTTTCCCCTTAATGGTATCGATCCTCCTGGGTATTTATAAACATTCATATTCGACCCCTTCAATACTTTTTCTTTTCCATCAAATCTCATTCTCGAAGGTTGTTCTCTCCAATGTCTTGGTATTTCCATAAAATAAATACTAAAACCCTCTTTCTCCCAAACACTCTCACATTTCCCTCTCCACCATATACCTCGCAATTCCCTCCAAATAATCTATTGCCCCACTATTCAGCCCTCTTCCTCGTAATTTAGTCGCAGTTTCGGCCGCCTTCTCGGCATAATTTTTAGCCACCTCTATCGAATATTCATATGCCCCGCTTTCGAGGATCGCCTTCTTTGCTCCGTCAATTGCCTTTTTATTCGCCCTTAATTTTCCCCAAACTTCTCTCAAGCTATTCTTCTGATCTTCTGTTCCCATTTCCATGGCTTTTACCACTAGCAAAGTTACTTTTCCCTGTAACAAGTCAGAGTTGGCCGACTTTCCCGTTTTCTCCTCATCACCATAAACACCAAGGACATCATCTTGTAATTGAAAAGCAATTCCCCCGTCTACCGCATACTCTCGTAATACATTCAAAACTTCCGGTGAAAGCCCGGACAGTGATCCTCCGATAATTAGTGGATTTTCAAAAGTATATATAGCCGTCTTGGCTCGGTGTAAGCTCATCACTTTCTCTTCCGTCATCTCCCCTAATTTTGAAAGGCTTGCGTCATACGCCTGCCCAAAAGCAGTATTGGTAATTCCTCGAAGAAATTGTTTCATTACTCTGCTGGTTGTTATTTCATCAAAACCACAATCCAGCAACCTTTCGAAACCCAAACACAAAACCGCATCCCCAAGACAAACAGCCATAGACTCTCCATGGTGATCATCTCCATCACCAAAAAATATTTGCGTAGTTGGGCCACCTCTTCTGACCAAATCTCTATCCATAAAATCGTCGTGCATAAGTAAAGCCGTATGAACCAACTCTACCGCCTCTGCCGCCCTCCACACTTTCTCCGTTTCTGTCTCGAGTTCTTGATTTCTTGATTCCTTGGGTTCTTGCCCCAGTTGATATCCATAAATCACAAAGCCTGCTCTTGCCCTCTTTGCCGATCTAAGGTTATGTTCCTTTGCGTGCAGTAGCATTTTTTTAATTAAGTCTTTTTGGGTATCATTGAAACCAAAATTACTCCGTATTTCCTCAATCCAATATTTTCCTAGTCTCGAATCCGCTTCCTTAGCCACCTCTGCCAATCTTTTTCTTGCCCATTGTCCAAGCTTGTTTGTTTCCATGTCTCTGATTTTACTGTAAAATGGCACTAGTATATGCTTTTCAATACCGCCATTGCTGCCGAATCATTAGAGAACATTTATGCTCCGGCCAAGGTAATGGGCGGAAGCGGTGCCACTCTATCCAATCTCATCAATCCATTGATATACAACATTCTCATTATCTCTGGGGTTATGGCTTTTATTGTTATTATTCTTGCCGGTTTTAATTACATCACGGCTAGCGGAGACAAAGGCAAACTAGAGCAATCTCAGAACATGCTAAACTATGGCATACTCGGATTAATCCTTGTCGTCACAGCTTTCCTAATCACCCGAGTTATGGGTGCCGTCATCGGTTTTAAATTCTTTTAACCATGATCAATATAATAAATAAGCTCATCGTCAAATCAGCCCAAGCCGCAGATGTAGTTGGTACCATCGATCTTCCCGCCGGAATTCCCAAAGAAACTACTCAAACCACGGATATTATTTCAGCTCTGGTTCGTTTTATAGTCGTCATCGCCGGAATTTTTGCTCTTTGGAATCTCTTAACAGGCGGACTCGCCTTTATTTCCTCCGGAGGAGACAAGGGCAAATTGACCGAGGCTCAAAACAAAATTCAAATGAGTCTTGTGGGATTGGTCATCATTGCCGCTAGTTTCCTGATCATTGCCATTGTCAGCAAAGTCCTATTTGGAGACTTTGGAGCGATTTTGGCTCCCAAATTAAAATCTATCTAATTTATGATGAAAATAATTACTTCAGCTCTCGCCTCCACCGATATCCCCCTAGGCAGTGAAGTTGGAGGGGTTGGTCCTTTTCAAACAGCCATCAGTGGTGGAGTCCAAAGTGGTCTCGGAACATTTCTTTCGAATTTAGTCACTACCATTACCGTTGTCGGCAGTATCGCTTTTGTCATTTATTTCTTTATCGGAGCCCTAAAATGGATTACTGCCGGTGGTGACAAAGGTAAGGTTTCCGAAGCCCAGGCTCAAATGACTCAAGCCGCCATTGGCTTGATCGCTATTGTTGCTTCCTTCTTCATTATCGGCATCGTCGGAGCCGTCCTCGGTCTTGACATTCTTAATCCATTTAACGCTCTAAAACTCTAAATATTATGGCCTATCAAGTAATACCCACAGCTTATGCCGCGAACGAAATAGTCAACAAGGCTCTATCGCCCAAAATACCTCAGGACCCAGGAGGTGGTCTCGCTTTTTATATTGCCACTCTTTGGCAAACAGTTATCACCGTTGGTGGAGTCGCCTTCATTATTTATCTTGTTTGGGGAGGAATTGAGTATCTCACTTCCGGAGGTGACAAAGCCAAGATCGATGACGCCCAGAAAAAAATTACCAGTTCGGTTATCGGTGTCGGCATTCTGGTCGCCTCGTACGCCATCACCTATTTTATTCAGGCTGTTTTCAAAATTAATATTCTCAAACCAGTCTTCCCCAGCGCTTTATGATATTTTCAAAAATTTCTCAAATTTTTGCCGCAGATATCGAGTTGCCAATCGGCGAAATGGCAACCAAAAACAATTTCTTTGGCTACACTTGCATTGGACATTTGGTAAGCAATCTCGTCGCCGCCGCTTTTATCATCTCCGGTATTGCTTTCTTCGTTTACCTTGTCATGGGAGGTGTACAGTGGCTCACCTCAGGAGGAGACAAGGGTAAGATCGAATCCTCTCAAAAGATGATCTCAGCTGCCCTCATTGGCCTCGCCATTGTCGCCTCCAGTTATGCGGTCTATATGATCGTGCTTGAGTTTTTCGGTATAAATCTGGATGCTCTATGTACCGAGAATCCTCTCGGCAATTGACAATCACAAAATCATATATAATACTTATAAATACGAATAGAAATTATTAAAAACTAAAAAAAATATGTCTCTAATATCCCAAGCACTAGCAGCAGGCGGCACCATCGGAGTTCCCCAGCCTACCGGTATGAAGATCACCGACATCGGTGTCCTTATCAGTAGAGTCATCTCCGTCGCCTTCATAGTCGCCGGTATTCTCACTTTTGCCTTTCTCGTCATGGGTGGTATAGAGTGGCTCACCTCCGGTGGAGACAAAGGTAAAACCGAAACCGCCAGAAATCGCATCACCGCCGCAGTGGTCGGACTTGCTATCGTCGCCGCCTCATGGGCTCTGATGAAACTCATTGCTTACTTCTTTGGCGTGGACGTCTTCGAAGGAAACATCAACATCCCCAAACCTTACTAATTGAAATACCTAGGGGTTTGATTCATCAAACCCTCATTTTAAAAATCCCGGACTTCCGGGATTTTTTGGTTTAGTATTCCGAACCATCAAACAAAAAATATACAATCTGAAATATACAATGTAAAATAACCTCATGTCCTTCCAATTTGTTCCCCAAGCATATGCTGCAACCAAATGGACCGGCGAATGTATCGGCATCGTTGCATCTCAAGGTAGCGGAGGGAACATGGAGGTCGCCACGATTCAAGGCATCACCTGCCTCCTCAAAAACGTACTTCAACCCCTCCCCGCCCTATTGGCACTTGTGGCTGTCGGAATCATCATCATGGCCGGAATTCGACTCACAACAGCAGGGTCGGACCCCAAAGCAGTCGCCAGCGCCTGGTCTATGTTTACCTGGGCGGTTATCGGCCTAATACTCCTCGCCGTTGTCTGGCTGGCCTTAGTTCTCATTGAGAACTTTACCGGCGCCAAAGTCACTCAGTTTGGTATCTAAACTCTTACCTGATACGAAGTATAATTATTTCAGTGAAGAAATTTGTTTTAATTATCCCCATCTTTATTTTTCTGAATTTCTTTTTTTTCAAGGTCATTTTTGCCGCATCTTTTTCACCCACACCCTCCCTCTCACCCTCACCCTCCTCGTCAGAGCCCAATCCCGGCCCTCCCGTCGGCATTACTTGCGGCAACACCATGTGCCTTGCGGGAGAAGTGTGTATCAAATACCCCATGGATCTAGATCTTCACTGCGTCCCCCAATCCATCATTGACGACCCCATTACTCCTATCGGAGACAACCCCGATGTTCCCGAAGATTGCTGGAAACAGTTGGGGTCTCAAAACGGCATTTTTCCGCCGAACAGCAGCTGTTGGAATCACTTTCAAAATGCACAGGTAGATATCATGCAATACGAAAGGACTTGTATCTATGAACCTATCGCCCATTACAGTTCCAAGAGATACTTAAATTCTGATACTCCGGACATTGACCAGCCTTTTTCCAAATGTGGTATCGGCGATTCTGGCCCGGGTGGACCACCGGCCCCTGGCGGAGCAGATCCAGAGTGTCTCATTGCCATGCTCGTCTACACCGACGTTCGCGAAGCCGAAACCGGCAGTTATGGTCCCAGTCCGGACACCGAAGCTAATTACTCAGCCGATTTTATTGCTCAAAATTATCTCTACACTTCACTTTTTGGTCGCCCCATGGATCTTTCGGACAGCTACGATCCACAAAACAATGCCGGCAACGATGGTCGCCCGACCAGAGAGGCTTACCGCACTTATTGGCGCCTATTA